>OCGG01000001.1_pt1 | contig 30694 bp, 26 predicted proteins | sample 1480171 | NCBI WGS metagenome assembly OCGG01 (sample SAMN02324088, study PRJEB22366) | soil metagenome | biome: mixedwood plains | place: Canada | collected 2009-09
ACCCTGCCGCTTACCGGATACCTGTCCGCCTTTCTCCCTTCGGGAAGCGTGGCGCTTTTCCGCTGCATAACCCTGCTTCGGGGTCATTATAGCGATTTTTTCGGTATATCCATCCTTTTTCGCACGATATACAGGATTTTGCCAAAGGGTTCGTGTAGACTTTCCTTGGTGTATCCAACGGCGTCAGCCGGGCAGGATAGGTGAAGTAGGCCCACCCGCGAGCGGGTGTTCCTTCTTCACTGTCCCTTATTCGCACCTGGCGGTGCTCAACGGGAATCCTGCTCTGCGAGGCTGGCCGGCTACCGCCGGCGTAACAGATGAGGGCAAGCGGATGGCTGATGAAACCAAGCCAACCAGGAAGGGCAGCCCACCTATCAAGGTGTACTGCCTTCCAGACGAACGAAGAGCGATTGAGGAAAAGGCGGCGGCGGCCGGCATGAGCCTGTCGGCCTACCTGCTGGCCGTCGGCCAGGGCTACAAAATCACGGGCGTCGTGGACTATGAGCACGTCCGCGAGCTGGCCCGCATCAATGGCGACCTGGGCCGCCTGGGCGGCCTGCTGAAACTCTGGCTCACCGACGACCCGCGCACGGCGCGGTTCGGTGATGCCACGATCCTCGCCCTGCTGGCGAAGATCGAAGAGAAGCAGGACGAGCTTGGCAAGGTCATGATGGGCGTGGTCCGCCCGAGGGCAGAGCCATGACTTTTTTAGCCGCTAAAACGGCCGGGGGGTGCGCGTGATTGCCAAGCACGTCCCCATGCGCTCCATCAAGAAGAGCGACTTCGCGGAGCTGGTGAAGTACATCACCGACGAGCAAGGCAAGACCGAGCGCCCAATACGCAAACCGCCTCTCCCCGCGCGTTGGCCGATTCATTAATGCAGCTGGCACGACAGGTTTCCCGACTGGAAAGCGGGCAGTGAGCGCAACGCAATTAATGTGAGTTAGCTCACTCATTAGGCACCCCAGGCTTTACACTTTATGCTTCCGGCTCGTATGTTGTGTGGAATTGTGAGCGGATAACAATTTCACACAGGAAACAGCTATGACCATGATTACGCCAAGCTTCAAATAATGATTTTATTTTGACTGATAGTGACCTGTTCGTTGCAACAAATTGATAAGCAATGCTTTCTTATAATGCCAACTTTGTACAAGAAAGCTGGGTCACTCGCAGAGTGCCTGTAGCTCGGCGAGCTGATCTTGCGCGAGCGCTTTGGTTGGGAACAGGTAAAGCGCCCGGCTTGATGGATCCTGAAGGATGGAGCTCAGGATCGGCGCGTTGTAACAAAGAGTCTTTCCGGACGCGGTCGGCGTGACGACGACCACGTTGCGGCCTGCGAGAGCGTGATCGATCGCCTCGGCCTGATGAGTGTAGAGCTGTGTGATGCCGCGCGATTCGAGTGCGCGCTGAAGGCGCTCATCGACCGCCGGTGGAAAGGGTGCGTACTCTGCGGCAACTGGCGGCAGATGCCTGAGGGCCGTTACAGGGAGATCGGGTGTATCAGGCCGGTCCCGGACCTGCCCGGGCGCCAGGCGCTCGAGCGCGGCCTGCAACGCGCCATCGCCGGAACGGCTTGCCAAATCGGTCTTCGTCGACAGCCCAATATCCGCCATGGGTGAGCGATAGTACCAGCCGGGTGAGAGGCGATCAAGAGGTGAAAGTGCCCCGCCGGGTTGTGGATCACGGCTCAGCCAGCTCTGGTGTAGTCGAAAGCCCGACTGTCTATTTCGCCTGCTTCGGCGCATACTTCGCCTCTGGCTAACAGTCCTGCTGAAGATGACGGCCGCCAACGTTTGAACCTCATCCAGCGCTTGTGGACTGAACTTCAGGCCGCGCGCAAGGACCCGGTGAAGTACCAAGCGCTCGCGGAACGCATCCGGCGGGAAGCCGATGCCTTCCTTGAAACACTCCAGCCCCACGACCCGAAGCTCTGACGACGCTCAGGCTTCTTCGGTCAATTCTTCACAGCCTTCGTCGGGTCTGACCGTCCTACACGAGGCCGTCGCGAACAGGACATGACCGCCGGCGCTTGATTCAAGGTCAGGACGCGAGGCCCGCCCGCCCAAGTCGGAAAGGCCGGAAGCATATACTCACGCCTGTGACGGCCTCGGCCACGCTTCCGCGAACGCTTGGACTCTGGAGCGCTGCCGCGATCGTGGTCGGCATCACGATCGGCTCTGGGATCTTCAGGTCGCCTGCGGGAGTCGCCGCCAAGGTGCCCGCCCCGCTCGTCGTGTTGGCTCTATGGGCGGCTGGCGGCGTGATCACCGCATGCGGGGCCCTCTCGCTGGCCGAACTGGCAGCCGCCATGCCCGAGACCGGTGGGATCTACGCGTACCTGCGAGAGGGCTGGGGCCGGCCGGCAGGATTCTTGTTCGGGTGGTCGCAGCTGGTGTTGATTCGAGCGTCGGCGCTCGGTGGCATTGCGATCGCGTTCGGCGACTACTGCCTCGGGACGTTCGGCGTCGACCCGCTGACCCATCAGGGAGCCGCGCGGATCCTTGCGGCGGCGGCTCTCACGTTTGCCGCGGTGGTCAATATCGCCGGCGTCAACCTGGGTGCCGCCATCGTCGGGGCGTCGACTGCCGCCAAATCTTGCGCTCTTGCGGCCATCGCCATTTCCGCCTTTGTCCTCGGCGGCAGTCACGGCGCCACCACGGCCAATCTGACGACGGCGGCAGCGTCCCCGATCACGGTTGGCAACGTCGGGCTCGCCCTGGTTGGGGTCCTCTGGGCGTACGACGGTGTCAGCGATCTGTCGTTCGTGGCCGGCGAGGTCAAGGAGCCGCAGCGGAACCTCCCGCTGGCGATCATCGCCGGCACCGCGGCGATCGTGGTGATCTATCTACTCGTCAACGTCGCCTATCTCTATGTCCTTCCGGTCGAGACGGTCGGCCGGTCACCCCTCGTCGCTTCGGACATGATGGCGGTGCTGTTTGGCTCGACGGGAGCTGTCCTGGTCTCCGTGTGCGTGATGATCTCGACCTTCGGCGCCCTCAACGGGATCATGCTCGCCTCCCCTCGGGTGTTCTTTGCGATGGCCAGCGACGGGCTGTTCTTCACGTCCATCGCCCGCGTGCACCCTCGCTACAAGACGCCGCATGTGGCGATATTGCTGACGACCCTGTTGGGTATGGTCCTCGTCACGAGCCGGAGCTTCGAGGCGCTGACGGCCACATTCGTGGTGGCGACCTGGCCCTTCTACGCGCTCGCCGTCGCGGCGGTCTATCGGCTCCGCCGCCGCCGGCCGGATCTGCCTCGTCCCTACAAAGTGATTGGCTACCCTGTCGTGCCGGCCGTCTTCATCGCCGCGGTGGTCTGCTTCATTGGCAACGTGCTCGTCTACGAGCCGATATCGACCGCCATCACCTTTGCGTTGATTCTCTCCGGCCTTCCGATCTACTACCTAGCTTTCGGATCTCAGCGTGCACGAAGCCGCGCGCTGTGAAAAAAGTAGAGTTCGCGACGAATTTTTCTTTACGCGTCGCTGGACGGCTGTTACTCTCTGCTAATTCGGACGATACGTAGTGGAGGGAGGTCAGAAGATGGATACAAGTGAGCCGCGCACGCGGCGCCGTGGATTTTTTCTGCACTCGGAGACGACCGGCGAGCCCGACACCGGCGAACACGAAAACCCTGAAGGGATTATCGTCCGCGCCCGGCTAGGCCGTTCGTCGCTCCCCCGCCAGGTAGCCAGCGTTTCCGCGTCAGGCGGTCGTTCACACGCCTTGGCCGGCCCTGAGGACTCAAATCCTCAAATCAGATCAGGGAGCGTGACTGGCAGCCGTCAACGGGCACACTTGCCCCGCTGACCCAGCTGGCGCGCGGCGAGGCGAGGAAGGCCACGACCGTCCCGACTTCTTCGGGACGGCCAAACCGCCCGAACGGCAGCTCCCGCGCGATGAAGTCTGCGATTCCGTCTGGATTTTCCCGCTGACGTTTGTCCCAGGACCCTCCCGGGAACAGGATCGACCCGGGTGCCACGCTGTTCACACGAATGCTGTCGCGCGCCAGTTGCTGGGCGAGCGATTTTCCCAGGCTGATCTCCGCCGCCTTCACGGCGTTGTAGGTCATGCGGCCACCCGATTCCCGCCCCCAGATCGACGCGATCATCACGATGGCGCCGCCACCCCGCTGGCGCATATGCGGTACGGCCAGGCGGGATGCGCGGATGGCAGGAAACAGGGTCTGATCGAAGGCCTCCTGCCATTCGGCGTCGGACGTGTCGACGATTGTGCCCCCTCTGGCGAGGCCCATGTTATTGACGAGGATGTCGAGACCTCCGAAAGTCTCGACGGTGCGCTCGACGAGCCGCTCCATGACATCGGGCAACGAGAGATCGCCGGGGACGGCCAGTATTCGATCGCGGCCTCCGATCCGGCCGAGCTCCGTCGTGGCCTCGGTCAGCCGGGTCTCGCCGCGGGCGCAGATCGTCACGCGGCAGCCCTCCTGGACCAGCGCCGCGGCGCTCGCCAGGCCGAGCCCGCGACTCGACCCGGTTACGATCGCCACTTTGCCGTCCAGGTCGAGGTTCACTGCCCGCCCCTGCCCGTCAAGTCGTTCAGCGACCAGTCAAAGGGCGCATATTCGACGCGGAACTCGTTCGTCGCGAGGAACTCCCGTTCCGTCGTCAGGAGCTTGGGCCCCACGAACGCCAGCACGGCGCGTTCGATGGGGCTTCGTGAGCTGAAGCCGGGAGCCGCCTTGTCGGCGTATGCGGCCGAGAATTCCTTTTCCCGCCACGAGAAGATCGAGCTGACCATCACTTTGTTCTGGCCACGATCGATCGCCACGCACTGCGCACGAGTGACGCACTCGTTGGCCACCTCGGCGAGCTGGCGTTCAAGCCCCGCCGCGGTGAAGGCTTCGCTCCGAAGCCGGCCACCGCCGACCGAGCCGCGCCCGAGCGCGAAGTACACGCGCGGGTCCTTGAAGGTCGGCAGGATCGTCTGCTCGATCTGATCCAGCGTTACCGTCCGTCCGGCGACTCGATGGGTCAACCGCTCGAACGCTCCCGGAATCTGCCGGATGCTGCCAGCCGGGTACTCGCGCGAGCGTTGAGGGATCGGCGCGTGATCGATCACGGTCCGGAATATCAAGGCATTGTAGGCATTGAGCCAGAACGCGGCCTGCTCGTCTCGTGAAGCCGAATCAATCGAGGCGGTAGCCAGTCCGTTCAGGTACGCATCCAGAAGACGGCGGTCCTGTCTCAGCGCACGGTAATATACGTAACCATCGCGCACATACAGGTCCAGAACCTGATCGAGGTTCCGGCGTCTGGCGTCAACCGTGCTCTCCTGTGCTCCTGGCGCGACGGTTGCCAAAGCCAGCGCGAGGACCACGATCTGCAGCTTGAACTCAGAAATTGGTAGTCTCATAGCGTTACACCCCGTCTGTATCTATACGCGGTGCTCGAGGAACTGCGCGAGGGCCGCGTTGAACGCCTCCGGCTGCTCGATGCTGGATAGATGGCCGGCGGCTGGAACAACCACCAGCTCGGCCCCGCCAATCGCGTGCTGCATGTCGTGGCTGAGCGCCGGCGGGGTGAGCGTATCTTCTTCGCCGACCATGATGAGCGTCGGGCAATGAATGGCGGAGAGGATCGGCGTCGAGTCGGGGCGAGACATGAGCGCGGAGATGCCTCCGGCAATGGCATCCGCCGGGTTCGATCGAATGAGATCCCCCACGCGCGCGACGATGTCAGGTCTCTCCCGGCGAGTGGTCTCGCCGAGGAGCTTTGGAAGCATCTCGTCGGCGACGGCCGCAGGCCCCTTCTGACGTAAAACGGCGAGCAGTCGCTTGCGGCCTTCGATCGCCTCGGGCGTATCGGCCTGCGGCCGCGTGTCGGCAAGGACGATGCCCCGGAAGTAACGGGGTGCGTGGCGGAACAAAGCGAACGTCGCGTAGCCACCCATCGAAAGACCGCCGACGACTGCATCCTCGATGTGCAGAGCGTCCAGCAGGTCGATGACGTCTGCCGCGAAGTCGTCCATCGTCGGGGCGGCCGCCTCGGGCTGGCCGTTCGTGCCGCGAAGATGGGGAGCAATCACCCGCCAGCCCGCGTCGGCGAGCGCGAGCTGCGGTTCCCACATTCGTTCGTCAAGGGGAAACGCGTGGATAAGCACCAGGGTTCGCCCCGGGCGCGCCGATGACCTGGGCAGCGCTTCGAGGTATCGAACCTTCCCAGTAACAGGCATGCTCTACATTCTGTACGTTCTTGTCCGGCGCGTCGAGCGTTCTGCCCAGACGCCGCCTTGCAGCCCGTGGTGCAACTCCATCTGCATTCTAAGACGGGCTGCTACCGGAACGCGTACCATCCGCGCGCCGCGTAGTAGACCAGGCCAATGATTTCGTGCATGACTGAGGAGCTTTTCCACAAGCCCAGATCGCTCGGAAGGATCCAATCGCTCCATGACATCGCCGAATAGGGCTCGCGGGCAATCGCAGGAATCGCGCGGACGCCTTCCGCGCGAAACGCACCCAGCGATCGGCGCATATGGGTGCCGGATGTGACCAGCACGACATGCTCCACGTTCAGATTGCGCAGCATGGGCGCGATGATCACCGCCTCATCGTGCGTGTCTCTGGACTCTGTTTCGACGATGATGCGGGCAGCCGGGACCCCAAGCGTCACCATGGCATCGCGCAGCGTGATGCCGCTGGCCTCGTTCGGATCGTCTCGACGGGGCTTCCCCCCCGAGCTGATGACCCATTCCGCCTCGACCATCCGGAACACGCGCACCGCCTCGAGCGCACGAGTGGCGTCGACCCGGTTGACCACGGAATAGGTACCGTCCGCCCAATCGCGCGCCGTATAGCCACTCGAACCGAGCACAACGATTGCCGTACGTCCGGGCGGGACCTCGCCGGCAGTCAGCGGGTTGATGCCGGCGACCAGCAGTCGGCCGATGCCTTCGCCGAATCCGTAGATGGTCAGGACAGCGTATGCGAGGGCGACGAAGAAGAGAAAGCGAGGAGCGCGCGCCGAATGCGGGCGCGAGCGCAGCCAGAGGGTGCCGGCCAGCACCGCCACGACCAGGCCGCCTGTGGAAAAGAGAAACCAGATCAGCTCCCGCACGTCGGAAACTAATTATCCCCGTTCCGGCGGTTCGGGCTTCGTCGCAATCTTCTCTGGCGCGGGACGTTCCTCGGGTGACTCTTTGGCAGGTTTCGGCGGGTCCGCGCCCTCACGCTTCGGCGGGGCCGGGGCCTCCTCGTGCGACCGTGCAGGTCGGTCGCGCGTGAAGGGCTTCTCGGGCTGCGGTCGGGACGACGGACGGCCATCGGACCACGGTTTTCGAGTCCCGGATTTGGCTGGCCAAGTGGGATCGCCTGGTTTGGCAGCGGCTTCAGTCGTCCCGGATCTTTGATGTTGAGCCTGGGGAGGCCGCGGCGGCTTGGGGCTCCAAGGCTGCTGACCTTCGCGCGGCGGCTTGGCGCTCCAAGGCCGCTGACCCTCACGTGGGGGTTTGGCGCCCGACGGCCGCTGACCTTCACGCGGCGGCTTGGCTGACCAGGGCCGCTGACCATCACGCGGCGGTTTCGCGCTCCAAGGCCGCTGACCTTCACGGGGTGACTTGGGGCTCCAGGGCCGCTCACCGTCGCGCGGTGGCTTGGCTGTCCAGGGCCGCTGACCGTCACGCGGCGGTTTGGGGCCCGACGGCCGCTGATCTTCTCGGGGTGACTTGGGGCTCCAAGGCCGCTCACCGTCGTGCGGCGGCTTGGCTGTCCAAGGCCGCTGCCCTTCACGCGGCGCTTTGGGGCCCGACGGCCGCTGACCTTCACGGGGCGGCTTGGGGCTCCAAGGCCGCTCACCGTCGCGCGGCGGCTTGGCTGTCCAGGGCCGCTGCCCTTCACGCGGCGGTTTGGGGCCCGACGGCCGCTGACCTTCACGGGGCGGCTTGGGGCTCCAAGGCCGCTCACCGTCGCGCGGCGGCTTGGCTGTCCAGGGCCGCTGACCTTCACCCGGCGGGTTGTCTGTGCGGGGTCGCTGTCGCTCGGCCTCCGGCTTGGTGGCCCACTGGCGTTCGTGCTCAGACCGAGCGGCGGGTTTTTCCGTGAAGGATCGATCCGCTCCGGGGGGCCCCGAACGCGGCGAGCTGGGTCGGCCATCTCGCTTTCGTTTGTCGAACCGCGCGCGGGGATCTTCGTGCTTCCCGCCGGGCCTCCACTCGCGGCCGCGTTTCTCGCGCGTCCCGTCCAGATTGCTACCCGCCCATCGCGCTTGCTCCGGCGTGTCCCACACACGCCCGCGCGCGAACCACTTCATCACGACATCCGTATTCTTCCGCTGTAGCTGACGCAGCGTGGGCTGCAGCTCTTCCTTGTCGCGCGCGCGAAAGGCGGTCGGCTTGTTGTCGATGAGGATGGTCCAATACGCGTAGCGCGGAGGCACTAATACATTCTATGAGATTGCAGATTTCAGATTGCAGATTTCAGATCTGGACTTCTACTTGTGCAGTCGTTTCATCTTCTCGACCAGCGTCGTGCGTTTCAGGTTGAGCAGACGCGCGGCCCGTCCCTTATTGCCGCCGGAGCGTTCGAGCGACCGTTGGATGAGCTCGCGCTCGATGTCGGCAACCAGCTTGCACAGATCGACGCCTTCCTCCGGCAGGGAGACCGGCGACGCCATGGGCGAGAGGGTTCCATCCTGTAGTTCCGGCGGCAGGTCCTGCACTCCAATTTGCAATCGCCCGGCGCTGAATGCCACGGCCCGCTCGATGGCGTTTTCGAGTTGACGGACATTTCCCGGCCATTGATAGGACATGAGGCGGCGCATGGCTTCCTGCGAAAGAGTCAACGGCACCGCTTTCGCGATCGGCCCGCCATCAGGCTTGCGCGCCGGAGGCAGATCCTGCGCGACACGTGTCTGGTATTTATCCAGGAAGTGCTGGACCAGCAGCGGGATGTCTTCCCTCCGGTCGCGTAGGGGCGGCAGCTGCACGGGAATCACGTTCAGTCGATAGAACAGGTCACCCCGGAACTGCCCATCGGCGACCATCCGTCCGAGATCGACGTTCGTCGCGGCGATCACCCGCACGTCGACCTTGATGGTGTGGGAGTCTCCGACACGCTCGAACTCCCGCTCCTGCAGCACGCGCAGCAACTTCATCTGCGGAGCCGCGGTCATCGTCCCCACCTCGTCGATGAACAACGTGCCCTTGTGGGCCTGCTCCAGACGCCCCTGGCGGTTGCCAACCGCCCCGGTGAACGCCCCGCGCACGTGTCCGAAGAGTTCGGCTTCAAGCAGCGTCTCAGGAATGGCACTGCAGTTGAGGGCGATGAAGCGATGGACGCGCCGCGGGCTGTTGTGATGGATGGCGCGGGCGACGACTTCCTTGCCAGTACCCGTCTCGCCCGTGATGAGGATCGTGCTGCTCGTTGCAGCGATCGTTTCGAGGAGTTGAAAGAGGCGGGTCATCGGCGGGCTCTTGCCGATGATGCCTTCGAAGCAGTAGCGCTCTTCGAGTTGCGCGCGCAGGTACGCATTCTCGGATTTCAGGCGCTGCTGCTCGAGCGCCGAATCGAGCACGTGCAGCAGCTCATCGATTTGAAACGGTTTGCTGACGAAATCCCACGCGCCGCGCTTGATCGCTTCCACCGCATCCTTGACGGTGCCGTAACCGGTCACCACGATGGCCACAATCTCGGGATACCGCTCGACGGCCGCGTCGACGACCGCCGCTCCGTCGATGCCGGGGAGCCGGAGGTCGGTGACGATGATGTCGAACGCGAAATCGGCCAGACGAGCCAGGGCCGCCTCGCCCGAGTCGGCCTGCTCGACGTGGTAGCCGCGATCGGACAGCTGCTCGGCGATAGCCTGCCGAAGAGGCGCCTCGTCCTCAACCAGAAGCAGATGTTTCGTCGTTTCAGTCATTTAGCGAGCGCCAATACTTTGACACAAAACGACGCGCGAGGCCAGCGGCACGAGGCGCCGAAATTCCGGGGCTTGTCCCTAATCCCTGGTCCCTGATGTTCCGATACCCTCCCTGGAGGCAACACCAGGTGGAGCGAAAAACGATTTCAATAATGAAAGCGTGCGAATTGGTCGGCGTGAGTCGTCGAACCATCTACAACTGGCTCTCCTCCGGCAAGATCGAGTACGTCCGGACGGCGGGCGGGTCAGTACGCATCTTCGTCGACACGTTGTGGCGCGATCCGCATCGAAACGATCGCTCCGCGGTCGACGTCGCGTGGCAAGCAGAAGGACGGAACTAGCGTCCGACGCGGCGGGGACCACGTGACTTGATGAGCGAGCGGGTGACCGTCGAGGAGCTGCTGTCGAGGGGATCGATGGACGAATCGCCCGAACTGCGCCTCCTGTTTCACCGGTTGAACAACCAGCTTGGAATCATCCTCGCCCACGCCGAGCTGCTCGAAGCGAAAGCCACGGACGACATGAATCGCGCCCGCGCCGCGCAGGTCATCGCCAGCGCTCTCGAGGCCATGGGGACCGCGACGGAGATTCGACGCCACGCCAGCGGGCCACCCGAACCACAGTAACAGTCCTCCGCGCCAGACCCCTTCCTGATCAGAATGGGGGATACCTACTAAATTCGTACTACGCCGGTCATTTTATTGACGATCAGAACTGCCATTTCGTCAATGCCTTGACGAATTTTGTGATTCTCCAACCTCCCGCTCAACACGCGATCCACTTTCGGACACGACGAGTAAGCTCATTCACAGCACTAGTTGCGGTGAATATGCGGTGTGCATTGGGTCGCGTGTGAACCGAAACGCGACTGTTGGTACCACCGTTGCGATCTTGAGCAAGGCCCGGCAGCGTCGCGTAAATGCCGAGCGAATTTTCAAGGAGCAGACAATGCGCGCCCAGCCTGTCGCCGCGAGCCACAATCGCCGGATAGTCGCCAGCCTCCCGTTTGTCGAGGCGCTCGCCCGCCGGATGGCGGCCTCCATGCCCAACTCCGTGGATGTCGGCGATCTGGTGCAAGACGGCGTGCTCGGGCTGATCGACGCGTCCCACCGATTTGACGAAGACCGCGGAATCAAGTTCGAGACGTTTGCCGAGCGGCGCGTCCGTGGAGCGATGATCGACGCGCTCCGCCGTGACGCCTGGCCGCGAGGCGTCCGGCGTCAGCGTCGCGAGCTCGACGCGGCACGCGAGGCTCTGCGTCGCGAGCTTGGCCACGAGCCGTCGCTCGCCGACCTCGCCGCCCGCGTGGGTTCCGATGAGAAGCGCCTGAGCCGCACGATTGTCCGTATTCATACGATCGAATCAACCTCGCCGCTGGCCACCGGGGAACACTTCGACGAAAGCTCCCTGCCGGCCGCGCTCGTTCCCTCCGAGCCCGATGCGCCCGACACCGCCTACGAGAAAGCCGAAACACGCGAGCGCGTACGCGCGGCCATACTTTCGCTGCCGACGCGTGAGCAGAAGGTCATCGGCCTCTACTACTACGGGGAGGTGACGATGAAGGAGATCGGCGCGGAGATCGGGGTCAACGAATCGCGTGTCTCGCAGCTCCACGCGCGCGCCATCCGGCGGATGCGGGAGGCGCTCGGCGAGATGGGCCCGCAGCAGATCGCGGAGATGCGCAAGGCGCTCGTCGCATTCGCCAGCCGGAAACCGGTGATCGCCAAGGCCGCGTTGCCCGCCGCCAGGGAAGAGAAGCTGGCCGCGCCGCAAGCAGTCGTCCTGCCCTACAAGCGCGCCACGCCGCCCCGGGCGACGCTCCGGATGCCGCGTACGCGCCAGGCGGTGGCAGCGGCGCGGTAAATCACGCCGATCACCGCAGGAGACCGCGAGCGTCCCCCGGATCATCTCTCCGGGCCCTCTGTGGGGGCGTCCTACGACAACCCGTCGCGCACGGCTTGTAACAGATCTCCCAATCTGAACGGCTTCGCCAGGAAGCGGCAGCCACTCTCCTTGAGAAAGGTCTCGGCCTCCGTGCCCACCACGTCGCCGGTCACGAAGATCACCCGATGCGCGAGCTCCGGATTGGCCTCCTCGAGCGTTCGATAGAAGGATTGGCCGTCGAGACGGGGCATCTTCAGATCACAGATCACCAGATCGAACTGCTGCCCACGTATTTGCGCGAGTGCTTCTTCACCGTCAGCCGCGCGCTCGACGACGTAGCCCGCGTCGTGCAGAGCGTCGGTGACTGCTGCGGCGAGCGCCGCTTCGTCTTCGACCACCAGAATCGACGCTCCGGCAGTCGTGTCGGCCCTCGTCTTCCCTCCGCTCACGATCGGAACGGGTGACAGCTTCGAGCCGGTGATCGGCAGCTCGACGTAAAACGACGCCCCGGCAGAGGCGTGCGATTCGAGTCGGATGCGGCCGCCGTGCTCCTGCACGATGGCGTAAGCGACCGTCAGCCCGAGGCCGGTGCCTTGGCCGACATCCTTGGTCGTGAAGAACGGATCGAAGATCTTCGGCTGCAAGTCGTCGGGAATCCCCGGTCCATCGTCGTTGATCTCGAGGATGACCGACTCCTGATGCGGATCGTGCCAGGTGCGCACGACGAGCACGCCCCGCCCGTTGGCCGAGAGCATCGCCTGCTCGGCGTTGATGATCAGATTGAGCAAGACCTGCTGCACCTGCTGCCCGTCCGCGAATACCTGCGGAAGACCGGCCGCGAGCGCGACGATGACGGCGATGTTGGTGACGCGCTGCTCGTAGGCTCGCAGCGCCAGCGTTTCGCGCAGGACCTGGTTCACATCCACCATGGCGCGAGTCGTCTGCCGCTTTCTGGCGAAGGTGAGCAGGCTGCGGACGATGCGTGCGGCGCGTTCGGACTCACTGAGGATGGTCTCGATGCCGCGGCGCACGGACGGTTCGAGTTTCCTCTCGGAGAGCCGTTCGGCCCAGCTCACAATCGTCGCGAGGGGATTGTTGAGCTCGTGCGCGACGCCTGAAATCGTCTGGCCGAGCGCCGCCATTTTCTCGGCCTGCAGAAGCTGGTGGTAGAGGTCGCGGGTCTCGTCGTCCAGTTTCTTGCGCTCGCTGACGTCGCGGATGAGCGCCTCAATCCGCACGCTGCCGTCGTCCACCGGTCGATCCGCATGGCCGGTGAGCTCGACCCAGACGGCTGCCTGATCGGCGCGCCGGAGACGCAGCAGATAGTTCGCCACGGCGCCGTCGGTCGTGAGCCGCTCGAGCAGGGCCGCGCGTGCCTGCGGATCGACAAAGCGCTCCAGGTCGAAGGGGCGGACGTCTCGTTCCGACGTTTCGCTGCCGTACCCGAACATCAGCTTGAGGTGGGGATTGGCGGCGATCGTCGACGTGGCATCGGGACCGATCGTTCCGATGTACACGCCTTCGTGCACGGCTTCGAACAGCCGCGCGAACGCCGCGCCGCGTTTTTCCACGAGGGGATTCTACTGCGGCGTTCGGCGGGGCACGCAAGAAGGCCGCAACGAACAACCGGGCTCTCGCGTCACGGCCAGTCGTTACTGTTGAACGTGTCCCGGCGGATGCGGCGTCGGCGTATGGACCGAGGACAACGGACCAAACTCCTTGTCGATCGCGGCCCGGATATCACCCACCGAGGCACCTGAAGAGTGCATCTGTCGCGAGCGGTTCGCCACGTCGATGCAGACGGCGCATTCGACCCCGTGCTCGTCCCAGTCGATCACATCGCCATTCTCGGCGCGTGATTTCACGAAGCAATCGGAATTGCCGGTGTGTCCGGCTCGTTCGCATCCGCAGAAGCAGGGCACATAGCTGAGAACCTCGGGGTGTTCGGCGGCGAATTGATACGCCGCGGTCACGACGTCGCGCGGCCGTGGCGGCGCACCCTGGAAAGGAATTGGCGGCAGCGTCGCCTGTTTGTGCGGCCCCAGCTTGGCCGCGGCTTCGGCTTTCGCGACGATCGCTGGATCAGGTTCGGCGGATTTCTGCGTTTCTATGGATGCGCTCGTGGGTGAAACAGCCGACGTTGTCCCGGACGGCGTCGAGCGCCACAGCGCGAGCCCCCCCAACCCGACGACGATCACAACGACCGCGCCCCAGACGATCGGGCTGATCGCCTTCCGCGCAGGCTCCGGCGCAGGGAGCCCCGGACCCTTTCGTGACGTTTTTTTAGGCATGTTCCCTCCACGCGGCGACCCGGCGGCGAGCACCAGCACCCTACGGGCTCACGTCCTGGCCGGCCTTCCGCACCGAAAATCATCCTATCTTACCGTGTTTGCAGGCTCGGCCGTTTCATTCAGGAGTTGGCACATCTGGAGATCTGCTCGGGACCCAAGAACTCGCTGGCGAGGAGGCAACGCATTAGCCAAGTACCTCGCGGAGCGGCATAAATAGGGTTGGACGTTTCCCGATAGCGACTGGACCGCGCGACGCGACAAAGGCCAACTCTACGTAACCTGCCTCCGGGTTTCAAGCGCGTACGCGCGTCTGGCGCGGCGGCAGAAAACAGCGGAAAGCAAGGCGCCAGCAACGAGTCGCTCGCGACGAATGTGAGGCAGCAGACAGACGGCGATAGGCACGCCAGCTTATCGTCCGCATTGGTATGCGGCGACGTTCAGACGGGAGCGCCAGACGCCCCCACATGCTCGTCGCCCATGAGCGTTCGTAGCACCCGTTAGATGCCGACGAGATCCTACCCCCGGCGCTCTATCTGCCGGGGGCTTGCCAGAATCGCCGCTGCGCTAGACGACGCGCCGCCCGCTGAGCAATCTCACCAAGAACAGCACGATCGCGATGACCAGCAGAACGTAGATGAAGTTGCCAAGTGTGTAGCCGCTGACCATTCCAAGCAGCCACAGGACGAGCAAAATAATCGCAATTGTTTCCAACACGGCGGTGCCTCCCATCCTCGCCCCACGTTATGTAGGGCGGACCTTCCGGGCCTCCTAAAGTGCAACTTGGGTGCCATGCTCTGCCGTTCTGAAGGGCTTGTCCGGGGACGAACGAGGCCCGCTACTGCTACGCCTGAGCTGGCGAAGCTTGAACCGGGCCGAGCGCGAACGTCATGGTGCCGTCGACGACGGGCTTGCCGTCCACGCGCGCCACACCTTTGAGGAGGCCCATCCGGCTTCGGAGTCGTACAACGAAGGCCTCGATTTCCACCACATCGCCTGGGTGCACGGGACGGCGGTAACGCACCCGCTGGATGCCCGCGAAGAGGGGCAGACGCTGCCGATTCTCCGGATTCGCCAGAATGAGGATCGCCCCCACCTGTGCAATCGCCTCCGTAAGGATCGTCGGGGGCATCACGGGCGATCCCTGCAGCTCATGGGAGAGATAGCGCTCGTTGAGCGAGACGTTCTTGATGCCGACAATGCGCTTGTCGACTTCGAATTCCGTGATGCGATCGACCAGGAGAAACGGATACCGGTGCGGCAGAATGCGTTCGATCGCGGCATAGTCGAGAGGAAGCGTCACATCCATGTGAGCTCCAGATTATAGGCAGGAATAAAATCCTGCGCTACACTGGCGTTCTCCGTGAGCGAATCCTCGATCTCTTCCCACGAGGCCAGCCCAACCGATCTCCTGACGACGCTGTTCGCGCTGGGGCGGGAAGTCACGTCGGTGCTCGACCTCACCGAGCTCCTGCACAAGATCCCGGAACTCATCGCGCGCCTGACAAAGTTTCACGCCTTCGCGGTGTACCTGCTGGATCCGGCGCGAAACGAGTTGTCGATCGCGTACTCGGTCGGATATCCGGATGAAGTCGCCCGTACCTTGCGGCTGAGGGTTGGTCATGGTCTGGTGGGAGCCGCGGTGGCCGAAGGGCAGCCGGTCCTGGTCAACGACGTGCACGCCGATCCGCGTTACGTTGAGGCTGTTCCCGGCTCGAACGCCGAGCTCGTGGTGCCGCTGCGCCGCAAGGGCCGCGTCATCGGCGCGCTCAACCTGCTGAGTGATACGCCCGGGCAGTTCACGGAAACCGACGAGGCAATCCTCCGTCAGTTCGGGGCGCACGTCGCCGTCGCCATCGAGAACGCCAAGCTCTTCGAGAAGGAGCGTGAGCACACGAGCACGCTGGAGACGCTGTCCGACGTCGCGCGCGAGTTCGGGTCGATTCTGAACCTCGAGGAGCTGCTGACGCGCATCGCCAACCTGACCCGGCGCGTCATCGACTATCGGACGTTCGGCATCCTGCTTCTGAACGAGGAGACTCAGGAACTGGAGATGAAGGTCGCGGTCCGGTACGGAGACACGACAACCGCTCCGCATGTCCACGTCGGCAGCGGACTGGTCGGCCACGCCGCGCTTTACAAGGAAGCAGTGCTCGTACCGGACGTCTCCGCCGATCCGCGCTACATCAAGGTCGTCGACGACGCGCGGTCGGAGCTGGTGATTCCGCTTCTGCTGAAGGATCGCTGTCTCGGCGTCTTCGATCTCGAAAGCCCGGAGCTCGACGCGTTCAACAAAAGCCACGTCGAGATTCTCACCCTCCTCGCGAGCCAGGCGGCCGTCGCGATCGAGAACGCGCGGCTGTACCAGACGATCCGGGCGAACGAGCTCCGTCTGGGGAAGGAGATCCGCTTTGCGCAGCGCGTGCAGGCAGCGCTGTTGCCGACCGAGCTGCCCAAACGCATGAAGGGCGTCGACGTGGCGGCGCGGTTTGCCCCTGCCCTGGAGCTCGGGGGGGACCTTTACGACTTCCTGGCGCCTGAGCCCAACAGCTTGATTGTGGCCGTCGGCGACGTGTCGGGAAAGGGCGTTCCCGCCGCCCTGTACGGCGCGTTTGCAGGCGAGCTCGTGAGGTCGCGCACGTTCCGGCGGCGATTCACGGCCGAACGTTCCAGCCCCGCAGGCGTGCTCGCCTCGATGAACACGATCCTGCACGAGCGGCAACTCGGCGACTATTACTGCACGCTGTGTTATGCGCTTTTCGACTTGAAACGCCGGACGGTCACGATCGCGAACTCGGGCCTGCCGTACCCGATTCGATCGGCGTCGAAAGTCGGTTCTGATGGGCCGGACGCCTCTGTGCCGGCTCAAATCGAGCTCGCAGGAATACCCCTCGGATCATTTCCAGGATCGTCCTATGACGAGGCGACCTTTCCTCTTTCATCAGGAGATGTGTTCGTCTTCTTCACCGATGGCGTGTCCGAGGCCCAGGACGCCCAGGGGCAGGAATTCGGGATCGGCCGGCTACTTGGGGTGATCGAGCAGTCGCGGGATAGAACGGCGCGCGAACTGGTGGACGCGATCTTCGCCGCGGTTCAGGATTTCCGCGGCGAGACCACGCCCAACGACGACATGACTGCGGTCGCGATCAGAATCACGGGATAGTTTCCACGAGTCTCCGCGCTACCGCCGGTGAACGCTCAGGTGTTCTTCCTTGAGGTGCAGCCCGAGTGCCTGGCCCCCGAAGACGCCGACCTCGTTGACCTTGCCCTTTACGCGCACGTGCGCTCCGCGCGTGGGCGTCCGGTTTCCCCCCTGCGATATCACGGTGACTTCGCCGGTGCCGTCGTCTACCTTGTAGAGCCGGAACGGGACGAGCGGAATGCCCCATGAGCTGGTCACTGTGCCGTCGACGTAAACGGTGCGGTTCTGATACCGCCCAGGGTTGTTTCGCAGGTCGTCGATGTGCGGGTTGCGCAGCCCCAGCGCGCACGCCGAGGTGGTAGCAAGGAGCCCGACAACGAGCGCCAGACGGGAGAATGTGTTTGCCATCGGTGTGTGCCCTTCCCTTGGGGAGCACGCGGGTCCCCACGCGTTCACGGAGAGAGCCGCGCCGGTCGTGAATGGAGCACGGGATACGGCGATGCCAGCGCCTGCCTGAAGTTACGTATCCCGCTTGACCGGACGCGGCTCTGGCACTGGTCACATCAAATCGCGTGCCCGTATCGAAGTCACAAAAATGGCCAGAAACGACGGGTCATGAAGGGGGTCGTCCTGAACCGCGGACGCACGGATGACCTGTTCAGAGTTCGCCGTCTTTCGTGTCGAGAGATTGGGGACTAGTTCTACGCCAAGTGGCCACTAAATAGCGATCACGTTCTGGCCTGCGTTTTCGGCCGGAACGGACGACGAAGCGAGGACGCTGGCCAGCTGGGCCGCGAAAATCTCGGCGAAGGCCTGCACCGCAGCTGATGTCTCGCCGCGATCGTTGATCTCTGCCGTGAGCGCTCCAATGCATCCGTCCGGCGACAGGAGAGGCGCGACGACGGCGCCGGTAGAGGTGCCCGGCCGGGAGAGGACAATCTGGAGCGCGCTCGTCCGGTACGCCGCTGCCGCCGCGTTATCAGCCGAGCGCGGGACGGCAGGCATCCGCGCGAGCGTTTGCGCCGAATAGCCGTGGGCGAGAACCGGCCGTAAGTCGGCGCCGGCCGGATTGCCCATCCAGATAATAAGGCCGCTGGCGTCGAGAGTGCCTGCGGCGCGGACCAGCAGCTTTCTCAAGTCGTCGAGATCGCTCACGCGCCCGATCTCCGTGCACAGCTCAGCGGCCGCCTTCAGCGCGGGCATCGACTGTCGCGGCACACCACCTGGCGGCTCCACGCTGCGAAGTGGCGCATCGCGCAGCATCAGTTCGCCGTCGCCCCCGGGCGTCTCACCCGAAGCGGACTCCGAGGCGAGCTCTGTCCGCGCCCGCCGAGGCACGATGAACGCGAGGAGAACCATGAGGATAACGCTCACCGCCCCGGCTCCGCCCAGCGCATAAGCCTGCCGGCGCCGCAGGCCCGCTTCTGACTCATCGAGTGTCTGGTACTCTCCGGTCCGCGCAGCCTCGATCAGCCGTCCAGCCTGCGCGGCGGTCTCACCGCCCTCGGTGAACACCACATCACCAGCCATCAGTTGCTGCCCGGATTTCAAGTAGTCGCGCGCCCGGCGATCGACATTGCCGAACTCCGTGATGGCGGCGCCAGCCTGCAGAAGAGATTCTCTCGCGGGTGCGCTGTCTGCGGAGGCCCGCAGGTTGTCTACCGAGCGGGCGGCTTCATCGACGAGCGAAGCGACCTTCGGCATCCAGAACGTGACACCCTGCCCGGCCGCCACGTACGCCTGCTGTGCCGCTCGGACATCGGCGAGCACGCGCACGGCTTCTCGAGCCTGCAGGTCGAACACCCGGAGTCTCGCCCGCCGCTGGGAAATCTGCTTTTCGGATTGAATGAGAAAGAACGCAGCGGAGGCGAGGGCGATCAAGGCAACCGCGACGAAGGTCAGTCTCGCCGGATGTGATCGCATCGGTAGACGGGCACAGAGTACCACATCATCCCGCGAGGGTACAGCGCTCTAGCGGGGCTGGAGGATCACGTAGGTTGGCAGTCCGATGGCGCCAAGTCGTTCCATCACTTCCTTCGTCGGAGACTCATCGGGGTTCTCGGCCTGGAACTTGATTTTCACGTAGTTCGCCAACGCCTGGCCGACTTCCGCGTTCTTCAACGTCGTCCTGTCCATGACGAGACAACTCTTACACCACGTCGCCCAGAAATCGATCAGCACCGGCTTCCGTTCCGCGGCGGAAGCGGCCAGCCCCTGATCCAGAGAGGTGTACCAGCCCTCCTTCGCCATTTCCTCGACGCTTGATGAGACCTCGGCGGGATCGACCCATCGATCGGCGAAAAGGCGATAGGCCTCGTAGCCGTAATAAGCGGCCGTCGCCAGAATGACGGCGCCGAACAGCTGTTTCACGCGGACCATCCATGCGCCGGGTCGTGGGAGCGCGGCGATGCCGGCGCCGGCGAACGGCCAGGGAATCGCCATCCCGACGCCGAGGAGGAAAGGGAGTGCCAATGCGGCGGCCGTGCCCGTCGCATAGAGATTGCTCGAGAACAGCACGACCTGGATCACAACCGGCGCGACGCACGCGCCGGCCAGCAGCGCCGCAATGCCGCCCATCGCAAACGCAACAACGAAGGTGCCGCGGCCGGTTTCGGCGACATGAAAGCGGCTGCCGAACCGGGAGAAGTCGATCACGAAGACGTCGAACATCGCGAGCGCGAGCACGACAAACAGGGCGGCGATTCCGGCGTTGAACCACGGCGACGCATTGATGGTGCCGAACGTGCCGGCAGTCAGGATGACAATGAGGCCCAGGACACCGTATACGAAGGCCATCGCCGCGCCGTATGCGGCGCCCAGGAGGAAGCCCCGGCTGCGCGAGCCGGCCTGGGCGCCGGCCCCGATGATGGCGAGATTGATCGGAATCATCGGGAGGACGCACGGCGTCAGGTTCAGGGCGAGGCCGCCCACCAGGACGATCAGCAGAATGGCGAGGGGTCCCCGGTTATCGAACCATCCTCGTTCGCGCACGCCGGTCTCGGCCTTGTGAACGAACTCCAGAAAATCGGATGAGCTCATATAGCCGGCCGCGCTGCCCGCCGTCGTGAACGCCCCGATCTTCGCGATGATGTCCCCCCCCACGACCGGTGGAGGCGGGCGGAGCGCGCGCGGCAGCGCGAAAGGCGCCGCCGCCGGAGCTTCGCCGTGGCCGAATGCGATCCGGGCGAACGTTTCGGCGTGAAGCGGTTTCACCGGCGCGCCGGCTGCCACAACGCGGAACGTCCAGCTGGTCTCGACGGTCACCGGCTTGTAGCACATCTTTTCGTCACACGCCTGATAGCGCAGCCGCGCCGGGATCTCGATGTTGCCGAGCCCGACCTCTCGACCGACGTTCAAGCTGACGCCCACGGCGAATTCGCGCTCGAAGACGCTGAGGGGCTGTTCCGCGAACTCCTGTTTCAGATCGGTGGGCGGCGGATACACAATCTCCGCGACCGACACGCCCGGCGGTGGCTCGACCGACAGCACCATCGGGATGAGCAACGGATCCCGCGGCTTGTTGGAGTTGGTATGAAGGCCGTCGGCCAGGCGAATCTGCAGCGCGGTCCGGACGCTGCCGCCCGCCGGAGCCCCGTCGCTGCCGACGAGCGGCGTGACGTCCGCGTTCAGATTGGGTACTTGCGCCTGTCCGGCTGTTGTGGCGAGCAGGAGGGCGATCACGAAATGAAGAACCAGGAATCGAGAATTAGGAATTGATGAGACTTGCAGTCCCGCGTTCGTGATTCTCAATTCAGCGTTCCCAATTCTCAATGTCTGTGCTTTCGACACGTGTCGTCTATTTCACTTCCCGTAATGCAATGACGCCGGGGGCGGCCGGAAGCGCCGAGAGATCGACGGTGCCTTTCACGGGCGGCAAATCCTGGAACATGAAGTCCCATTTCCATCGTTCCGAAGGGTTCGATGCCTGCAGCCAGTGCCGCGCCGGAACCGGCTGGCTGAATGAGAGCGCGGTCAGCCGCTCAAAACCTTTGACGCCGCCGAACCGCGTGACGATATCGGCGCGGACGAGCGCGGGAGTCGCGTAATCGAACGGGACGCCCAGCGCGGCGCTCAATTGCACCAGAATCTGCCAGTCCTCCATCGCGTCGCCCGGCGCGGGAACCGCGCGCGAGGTTCCCTGCAACTGTCCTTGTTCGTTCGTATAGGACGCCTCTTTCTCGACCGACGACGCGCCTGGGAGCACGAAATCCGCGGCGCGCGCGAGGTCGGTCATCACGACACCCTGGACGACGAGGAGGGGAAGTTTGCCGGCCGCGCGCAGGTCGGCGATCCAGGCGGTGTCGCCAATGGAGCCCGCGGGGCCTGGGTCGAAGACATACAGCGCCGACACGAGCCCCGCCTCGGCAGCCGCCCTCAGGACGGACACATCCGCCGCGGTCTGCGGGCTGCCGACTTCGCCGGGAACGAGCCCGAACATTCGTGCGCCGTTCACATTGGGAGCATCGACAGCCGGTACCTTGAACTTGGTGTGCTCGGGTTGAACTTTCTCGCTGAAACGCCAGGCGACGGTCACAGGAGCGAAAACGCCCGTCGCCGCGGCGCCGAACAGCTCCTCCGCGAGGCGGCGGAACAGGAACAGCTCTTCATGCGAGGCATGGGCCGACAGGAGAAATCGCACGCCGTCTGGATTGGCCTTCCCGGCTGCGGCAAGGCCTTGGCTCAGCCTGGATAGTGCCTCGTGCCAGGCGATCGGGTGTTGAACGCCGCCGGCGTCGCGCTGGAGCGGCCGGCGCAGCCGGGTGTCGCTTTCGATCCAGTGGTAGTCGAATCGTCCGATGTCGCACATCCAGTAGCCGTTCACCTCGGCATTGAAGCGCGGCGTGAAACGGATAAGGCTCGAGCCTTTCGCCCATTCGGGCTTCGCCTTGATCCAGGCGGTCGCATTGCATCCCTTGGCGCACCGGGTGCAAATCGTGTCGGCCGCGTTGGGGTTGTCCCACGGGCGCGACTTGAACCGGTAGTCCCTCGTCGTGATGGCGCCGACGGGGCAGACATCCATCAAGTTGCCCGAGAGGAGGGAGTGGACACCCTCCTCCTGGAAGGTCGCGATCTCGCTGCCGTAGCCGCGATCGATGATGTTGATCTGCGCGTCGCTGTCCACGTCGCGCATGAAGCGGACGCATCGTGTGCACAAGATGCACCGCTGGCGGTTCAGCATGAGCGTCGGCCCGAAGTCGACGTCCCCCTTGACGCCTTCGCCATCGAAAATGCGGCGCGGAAACTCCATGCGGCTCTGATCGGGCCCGAACGAGTACGAGAAATCCTGCAGCGGGCATTCGCCGCCTTTGTCGCAGACGGGACAATCGAGAGGGTGGTTGATCAGCAGAAACTCGAACACGCCGGCACGCGCCGCCACGACGTCGTCGGTCCGCGTCTGGACGACCATGCCGTCGGCGCAGACCGTCGAGCACGAGGTCTGCAGCTTCGGCATCTTCTCGACTTTCACGACGCAGACGCGGCACGAACCGTCGATGCCGAGCCCCGGGTGATAACAGTAATAAGGTACGGGGATGCCGCTCTCGATCGCGGCCTGCAGGACGGTCTTGCCTTTCTCGACGGTGACCTGACGACCATCGATCGTCAGCGTGACGGTTTCCATAAGAAGACGATCATATCAAAGCCGGAGCGACGATCCCCGCAACGGCACGCGAGTCCGGAACGGCGCGACAATCGAGGGTTCCCCGCAAGCTGTGCCGTCTCTCTGCGGGTCGCTCCTGTCAAGGGCCTTTTGACACCTCCGCAATCATTCCATCGTCCCGGCTGATTTCGACCGATCGCAGCGGTCCGTCGAGGGCAACCCGCTTGTCGACCGTCTGATCGGTGACGGGAACGATGACGTCAACCGACCGTCGATCGCCGTACTGGAGCGTGACGGTGACCGGCAGGTCGAAGAGCTCGCCGGATTGCTCGAAGTGAAGGACGACCTCCTGTGCGGCGGCGGTGGCTTCCACTCGATAGCTGAACGTCACCTTGGGCAGAGTCGATCCGTAGATCCAGCGCTCGAAGAACCGCTCGAGGGGCCGGCCGGCTTCCCGCTCCATTGCCAAACGCAGTTGGTCGGTGCTGGCTTTGTGAAAGCGCGATTCGGCATAGAACTGGCGGATCCCGCGAAAGAATGCCTCATCCCCTATGAGGCGCCGAAGCATATGGAGGACTACACCCCCCTTGTTGTACACGAGCGCCCGAAAGACGCGACTCTCCCTGCGGAGATGTCCGAGACGATTTCCAAGGTATACAGGGCCCTGTGCGGACTGGTCGATGCTCCATCGGCGCATATGGCGCAGGACGGCCGCGAACGTCTCGTTCCCGTGGTGATGCTGAGCGTACAGAGCGGCGAAATACTGCGCGAATCCCTCGCTGAGCCACTGCTCGTGATAGTTGCCCCAACCAACCGCCTGTCCCCACCATTGATGCGCGAGCTCATGCGCCAGGAAGAACTCAGGGTACCCGTGGAAGTTGGCCGGGTCGTTATGCCACACGAATGGCGTGTCCGGCCGCGGCTGGTTCAGCACGGCGAAGTAGCCAGGGCTATGACCTCCGGGTAAATCGCTCTCCACGAGCGCAAGCGTGAAGCTCTCGTACGGCGCATCGCCAATGAGCGTCTGGTAGAACCGCGCGATATCGGCCGCTTGCGCGACGATCTCGCGCCCGCGGTACTGCTGGCCGGGATTCGATTCGATCCTGACGTCGAGGCCAGCCAACGCGCCCGGGAGCGCCGTGCCGGCTGCCGTGGCACTGCCGGCGCCCGGATCGTCGCCACCGGGCGCCTTGTCGAATACGACGGTCGTCTGTTCCGCCTGCGTGAATCGACTCACGATGAAGGCCAGATAACGGATCGGTCGCGTGGCGGTGAGCTGGTACACCTTCCGATTCAGCGAGGGCTGCTTTCCCCGAACGAGCGTGGGTGAGCCGGACGCCAACTCGCCCGTTCCCACGCAACTGAGCGTGGCGGGTACGGAAATCCGCATGGTCGCGGTTGAGTAGTCGCTGATCGACGCCTGCGGGTACCAGTAGCTGCGGCTGCTGTAGAGAAAGTTGGGTTCTGTCTGTGACGGAGGCTGATAGAGACCGTCACCCCGGTTCTGCTGCGGTTCGGCAGCCCGACCGAGCGCGAGTGTTTCGCGGTCCGGAATCTGTGGGCGCAGCCGGCCGCCATACGCGATCCTCAGAGTGATCTGGGTCTCGCGCGGTAGCGGCATCGGCAGGCTCACGAGCAGCGTATTCTGGTTCTTCACGCGCACGCTGAACAGCCAGCCGTACTCGTCGCTGACGACGGAGCGCACGACCAGCGATTCGGCCAGCGCCATCGTGATCTGGCTGATGAACGGGGTCCGGGTTTCCAGGCGGACTGTTGCGTGCCCTTCTATCCACTGCCGCTCGGGATCGACGACCAGGTCGATGTCGTGATCGAGGATGTCGTACTCGACGAGGTCATCCTCGTTGTAGAACCGTCCGTACGACGCGACTTTTTCCACCGACGCGTACGCGGCGATTTTTCTCTGATGCCGGCGTTCGAACAGGGAGACGTCTTCCGATTCCGCTCTCGCTCGCGAGTACGTCAACGTGTCGAACCGGCGCGTGTGCACCTCCGCGAGAAAATCGCCGGCGGCGGGCAGCAGCGACCAGGAGTCCGGCGAGAGGTCGCCGAGCGCGAGGCCGAACGTTTTGACCGATTCCTCGCGGAACAATTGTTCCGCCCGCCGCAGCTCGCGCGGATCAATCGGCCGCTCGACAAGTTGCGTGACATCGGCGTGCATATCCACCGCGCCGACCCGGATGTACGCCGCATCGAACCGCGACTCGAGCGTGTCGGCGCCGGCGAAGATCCTCACTTGGCCCTTCTCGGTGTCCGGAGTCGGGCGGAAGCGCAGATCGCCACGCCCGAGCAGCACGAAGCCGGTGACGCCCTGATCGGTGTCGATCGTGAAGACCGACCCGTCGATCAATGTGAGATCGAAGTCTTCCGATCTGAGCTTGAATTGGCTTGCTTTGAACTGTCTCGTCGCGTTGAGCGAAAGGCGGTACACGCTGTCGACGCCCGACAGCCGCTTCAGACCAGTGACGCGCCACTCGCTCTCGTCGGTCTTTTTCAGATCGAGCCGCCACGTGGCGATGCGCGCGCGGTCGCCGGATTCCACGAACGCGTCGACCACCAGCCGGTAGCCGGCACCCTGCGGAACGCCGGTCAATCGGTCCCGGCCACGCTCTCGGATGACCGCCCGCGTGGCGCCCGGCCGAAGCTCGGTACCGGCGAATTCCTCTGCCTGCTCGGGATCCATGGTCCCAGCGAGCAGAGCGCGGAACCCGGAGGAATCGTCCTTCAGAACAATCTCCTCGAGGCGCTGTAACACGGCGCGAACCTGCTGGTCGTCGTCCTGGGGCGCCGCCGCTGCCGTCGCGTTCAGGCGGACCACGGCGCCGAGCAGGGCTGCCCAGAGGAGCGCCGCAAGGACCCAGGGTCTCTTCATACCTGTACGGGCTTAGGGATGATGCCAAGCGCGGTTCCGGCCTTGGCGAACGCCTCCAGCGCGAACGTCAGCTCGTCGTGCGTGTGCGCCGCGGTCACGATCGTCCGCACGCGTGCCCGATCACGAGCCACTGTGGGAAATCCGATGCCCTGCGCGAACACGCCCTGCTCGAACAGACGATCCGAAAGGCTCATGGCCAGCGCCGCCTCGCCGACGATCACCGGCGTGATCGGGCTCTCGCTGGCGCCCGTGTCGAAGCCGAGCGCGCTCAACCCCGACTTGAAGAAGCGAGTGTTCTCCCAGAGCCGATCGATGATCTGCGGTTCCTCCATCAGCACGTCAAGCGCCGCGATGCACGCCGCGGCGACGGCTGGAGGATGCGAGGTCGAAAACAGAAAGGGCCGCGCGCGGTGTTGAAGAAAATCGACAAGCGCCCGGCTCCCGGCGACGTACCCGCCGAGCGCACCAATCGCCTTCGACAGCGTGCCGACCTGCACGTCGACACGCCCGTGGACGCCAAAATGATCGATAGTGCCGCGGCCGTTTGCGCCGAACACGCCGCTCGCATGCGCATCGTCGACCATCATGATGCAGCCGAATTCCTCGGCCAGGCGGCACAACCCTGGCAGCGGACCCAGATCACCGTCCATGCTGAAGACGCCGTCCGTGATGAGCAGCTTGCGCTGGGAGGCCGGCAGCGAGCAGAGCACCTGGCGCGCGGCGTCCACGTCCTTGTGCGGGAACACCTTGATCGTCGCCCGGCTCAATCGGCATCCGTCGATGATGCTCGCGTGATTCAACTCGTCCGACACCACGACATCGTCTTTGGTGAGGATCGACGAGACGGTCCCGGCGTTGGCGGTGAACCCGCTTTGAAAAACGACGACGGCTTCGGTTTTCTTGAATTCGGCCAGCCGGCGCTCCAGCTCCACGTGGATGTCCATGGTGCCCGCTATGGTGCGGACCGAGCCGGAACCGACGCCGAGCCTCCGGGTCGCTTCAAGCGCCCGTTCGATCAACCTTGGATGGGTCGTGAGCCCGAGATAGTTGTTCGACGACAGGTTGACGACCTGTCGGCCGTCGATCATCGTCCGTGCGCTTTGCTCGCCGTCGAGTACGCGGAGACGCCGGAACAGCCCCTGCTGCTTGAGTGTTTCGACCTCGGTGGAGAGGTAGCTGAGCGGGTCCGGCCGCATATGTCGTTGTCCGAAACCTTACAGCACAGTATAGGACTAACGGCCTCTCGGCCAGCGAACGACTGGCGGGCGATTCGTAGAGACCTTCAGCGGCTCACGAAGAGAAAGATCGCTGTCCAAGGCAGGATCGCCGCCGCGACATAGATTGCGGTGAGGAAGGCGACGACGTGATGTATGCGGCGGAGGTGAAGGAGGATGCCGCAACCGGCAGCGACAAGCTTGGTCGCAGTCAGGCCGGCGCCGACGCCTGCGTATGCCACTGCTGAGCTGACGAGAGGGTTGGCTTCGATGCCAGGGCCCCACCAGGCGATGCCGATGTAGGTCAGCACCCCATCGAGGGCCTGCACCACCAGAAAGCTGAGCACCGCGAGATCGCCAAACAAGCGGGGCGATGTGTCCCACGGCTTGTACAAACGGTCCATCCGACTACCGCGAAGGGGAGGCCTTTCCGCATCTCCCCGTTTCTGCGGCCCCGTCGGGCGGACTTCAAGAGGAATGCCGGCGGGACTCGGGAAACGGTCCTCGACTATATGCCGTCGCGCTCGTCCAGCAGCTCTTGCACGAGCACCTGCAGGATTGCTGCGGTGGGGACTGCCAGAATTGCTCCGGTTATCCCGAGGATGGCCCCGCCGATCAGAAGCGCCATGATGACCGTGACCGCGCTCACTCCGACCTGCCGCTCCATCACCTTCGGCACGAGGAGGTGGTTTTCAAACTGCTGTTGAACGAGGAAGAAAATCATGACGAACAGCGCAGTCTTTGGCGACACGGTGAGCGCGGCGAGGACCGCCGGAATGGCGGAAAGGATCGGCCCGATCACGGGAATCATTTCGCCCAACGCCGCGATCAGCGCCAGCACGTAAAAGTACGGCACGCCCAGCAGGTACAGGCCTATGGCCGCGGAGGCGCCAATCGTGCCCGCCAGGATCAGCTGCCCGTTCAACCACGCACTCACCTTCGTCGAGATTTTTCGCGCCGCGTCCTTGACGCGCGGCCGATCGTCGCGCGGAAACAATCGCGCGAACGCAGCGAAAAGCGTGTCGCTCTCGAGCAATAGATAGAACGTGAGGACGAAGATCGTCAGAAAACCGAACAATCCCCCGACGACGCTCGTCACCGCGGTCGCCACCGTGTCCATCGCGTTTCCCGAGGACGAAGGCGCGCCGCGCACGGCTTCTTCGAGCGTGACGCGATGGTTGAGCAGCCCGTATCGGATGAGGAACGCCTGGGCGCGCTCGAGGAAGAGCGGGATGCGGGTCCACAACTCCTGCGCCTGGTCAACGAGCGGCGGAACGACGAGCAGGCCGACGATGGTCAGCGCGCCGACGATGACGATGTAAACGGCAAGGATCGCGAGCCACCGCGGCAACCGACGTGTGATGACCGGCACCACCGTTTGATGCTCTATCGCGCGAACGATCGGGCCGAAGCCGATGGCCATGAGCCCGCTGATGTAGATGATGAGGAGGGCGTTACGGGCGAGGTATGCAGCCCACAGCACGACCGCTGCGAGGGCAGCCAGTGCGACGCCGCGTGCGAGGGCCCCGGTCTGGGGTTCGTCGCGCTTAGACGCTGCCACGAGCGGATCCGTGATGCCCGGGGCCGGAGCGGCCGTTCACCGCAGATACTCGGCTGTGAAATCGGCCATGAGCGTGTAGATTTCGCCCAATTCCTGCGGTGGGGCGAGAAACACGATGCGAAGAAACCCGTCGGCTGGCGCGAGGCCGAAGCCGGATCCGTACACGCAGAGGACGCCTGTGGCACGCAACAGCGCGAGCACATAGTCTTCGTCGGTCCGGCCCGGAGGCAGCGGGATCCGCGGCATCGCGTAAAACCCCGCGCTGGGCGTCATGCACGCGACGCCCGGCATCGCGCGCAAGCGTTCGCCCGTCAGGGTCGCGCGCTCCCTGATCGCCGCGCGAAACGATCCCTGATGGGACCGATCCCCCGTCAGCGCCGCCGCCACCGCGTACTGCATCGGGACGTTGCTGCACAGGCGGCCATCTGCCAGCTTTTTGATCGCCGTCGCCACGTCGTCGAGACGCGGCGACGCGCCGATGGCGATCCAACCCGTTCGCCAGCCGGGAGCAAGGTACGCTTTCGACAAGCTCGAGAACGAAATGATCGCGGCGTCGCGGTCGAGACTGCCGATTGGCGCCACGGGGCCGTCGTAGCCGAGATCGCCGTAGACCTCGTCTGCCAGCATCGGGAGGCTATGTCGCTCAGCGAACTCGATCAGCTGGCGGCGGACCGGCGTGGGATAACTGGCTCCCGTGGGATTGTTTGGATCGATGACCACCAGGGCACGCGTTGCCGGGGTGACGAGGCCGCCGAGGTAATCGAAGTCCGGAACCCACCCGCCGCTCGAATGCGTGCGGTAGTACACGGCGCGGGCGCCGAGCTTGGCGATCACCGCGGTGTAGAGCGGGTACGTGGGCAGGGGCACCAGTACTTCGTCGCCGTGATCGACCAGCGCGCTCAGCGCCAACTCTATCCCCTCGGACGTGCCCGCCGTCACGACCACACGATCGGGCGTCACCATCCATCCGCGACTCGTGTATTCCGCGGCGACGGCTTCGCGGGCGGGCGCAATGCCGGCGGATGGCCCGTAGCCATTGTGACCGTCCGCGATGGCGCGCTCTACCGCCTCGATCATGTGGTGGGGCGTTTTGAAGCCGAAGGCGATTGGATCGCCGACGTTCAAATAACGAACCTGCCGGCCGGCCGCCTCCACCCGCTTCGCTTCGGCGACGATGTTGCGGATGGCGTATGAAAACTGGCTCACACGTGGCGCGACGGGGATCGAGGTCTGAATGGGATTCACAGGGCGATCTTACCGCGAGAGCTTTTCAATCGCGGCTTTCAGACAATCTGCGAAAAGACGTAAATATTACGTGGGGGCGTGCGGCGGATCGTGGCGGGCATGTAAGAATTACACGAAATTGACGTGTTCGAGGGCGATCGGGCGCCGCTCATCTTTAATAAACGCCTAATTATCAACACTTTAGTTTGTGGCAGCGTCTTTGTAGATACAGACCGTCATGGCGAAGCGTGGCAAGCTCCTCACGGCGATAGCCGTCCTCGCTTGCGGGTTTTACTCGGGATCGGTCGAATCGACCGCGCAGGAAACCCCGGTCGCCGCGTTTACCTCAAGCGTAGACCTCGTGCGCGTGACAGCGGTTGTTCGCGACAGAAAAGGCCGTTTCGTGGGCGATCTGACGAAGCGGGACTTCGAAATCCTCGACGGTGGCGTCCGGCGACCGATCAGCGACTTTCGCCCAGACCTTTCCGGCGTGAGCGTGGCGCTTCTGTTTGATGCCAGCGGGAGCATGGAAGGGTTGCTGGGTCAGGCTCGGGAATCCGCCGGTCACCTTCTGAGCTCGCTGGAGACTGGGCGGGACGAGGCGGCGATTTTCACATTCGATACCCGGCTCGACGAAGTCGCCGCTTTCACCACGGACCTCGCTGTTCTTCCGGCGCGCCTGTGGATCCAGCCTGCTTTTTTGTACAAAGTTGGCATTATAAAAAAGCATTGCTCATCAATTTGTTGCAACGAACAGGTCACTATCAGTCAAAATAAAATCATTATTTGAGATCTGAATTCACTGGCCGTCGTTTTACAACGTCGTGACTGGGAAAACCCTGGCGTTACCCAACTTAATCGCCTTGCAGCACATCCCCCTTTCGCCAGCTGGCGTAATAGCGAAGAGGCCCGCACCGATCGCCCTTCCCAACAGTTGCGCAGCCTGAATGGCGAATGGCGCCACGCTTCCCGAAGGGAGAAAGGCGGACAGGTATCCGGTAAGCGGCAGGGT